>Snoopy_p1__coassemble_857_pt1 | contig 14828 bp, 16 predicted proteins | sample Snoopy_p1__metabat2_high_PE_047 | metagenome-assembled genome bin Snoopy_p1
CAAGGATCAACATCACTAAAGCCAGCAAATGAATTAGAGTTCCATTGCATTGGTGTTCTAGCGTTATCCCTTGATTTATTATGGATATAGCTCATAATTTCATCATTTGATAACCCCATATTTGAGAATTTAAGATACATATTATGTGCTTCGATATCCTTATAAGAGTCTATACTATCAAACGCAACATTTGTCATTCCAATTTCATCACCTTGATAGATAAACGGAGTACCTTGCTGAAAATATAAAACTGTCGCAAGCATTGTCGCAGATAGTTTTCTATATTTTGAATCATCATTTCCAAAACGCGATACAAATCTTGGCTGATCATGATTATCCCAATATAATGAATTCCATCCAACTCCATTCAATGATTTTTGCCAAAGGAACATTGCTTCTTTTAAATCGCTCAATTTAAATTTTAAATCTGAATATCTACCGAATTTTCCATAATCTACGTGCATGTGATCAAATTGGAAAACCATATTTAATTCTTTACGTTCTGGTTGACAATAAAGTAAAGCTTTATCAACAGAAGTACGCGTAGCTTCACCTACAGTCATTACATCATATTTACTTAATACCTTTTCATACATTTCTTGTAAGAATTCGTGTACTCTTGGTCCATTTGAAGCTCCAAAATATGGACTGCCATATCCATTTTCAATAGCTGCTGGATCATCCGGAAAATCTTGTTTCTTCGAAATCAAGCTGATTGAATCTAATCGAAAGCCATCAATTCCTTTCTTCAACCAAAATTCCATATTTTCATAAACTTCATTTCGTAAATCCGGGTTTTCCCAATTTAGGTCCGGTTGTTCTACTGCAAATAAATGTAGATAATACTGTCCTCTTTCTTCAACATATTCCCATGCAGAGCCACTACCAAAAATGGATCCCCAGTTGTTAGGAGCTGAACCATCTTCCTTAGGATCTTTCCAAATATAGTAATCACTATATTTATTGTCACGAGATTTCTTCGATTCTTTAAACCATTTATGCTCAATTGATGAAGCACATACAGCTAAATCCATAATAATTTTAATTCCAACATCATGAGCTTCTTTCAATAGGTTTTCAAAATCTTCCATTGTTCCATAGCAATCAGCTATTTTATAATAATCAGAAATATCATAGCCATTATCCACCATAGGCGATTCATAAATTGGGTTTAACCAAAGTACATTAACACCTAAATCTTTAAGGTATGGAATCTTTTCGCGAATCCCATTAATATCTCCAATTCCATCATTATTAGAATCTTTAAATGATTGGGGATATATTTGATAAACTACCGCATCTTTCCACCATTCATTTTTATTCATCATCGTCATCTACCTCTGCTTGGAATTCATTCATATAAACGATATTCTCTCTTGAAGCTTTTACTAAACCATTAATAGATTCGTTTGTAAGATAGCCATCTACTGATTCAAGAACCAATGATAATGCTAAAGCTAAATTAGTTCCAGTTAAAATATGTGTATGTTCTCTAGAAATGTATTTATATAGTTTTTGATTAACAGATCCCGCAAGTAAATCTGTTAAAATCACCAATTCATCTTCATCTTTTAAAGTTGAAAAATAAGAATCAATTTCTTCGTCAATTGGTTTTCCATCAACATAAGCATTGATATATGTTACATCAATATCATCCCCAGCAAAAAATTTTAGTGCATTCGCAAAGCCTTCTGCTAAAGTACTATGTGTCGCAATTAAAAATCGTCTTTTCATGTTTACCTCATTTCTACAAAAAGAAAATTTGATTATATTTTTTTCAATTAAGCAGTTTGAATTCCTAAACCCCCAAAATAAGCACCAACTAGCGAAACTACCACAAGTAAAAGAATTACCTTAACAGGTGTCCACCATTTTTTACCCAACAACCAATAAACTAGAGCTGTTAGTAAAACTGGAAGTAATGCAGGCATGATTTTATCAATTACATCCGTTTGTAAAGATAAGCTTACTTCACCAGCTTTAAAAGTTAATGGAACATAAATTTTAATGACTGTCGCAATTAAAGTTCCTACTACCATCAAACCCATAACAGATGCAGCATCTGTCAAAAGATTAATTTTATCTCCAAGAGTTGTTATTAATTTAGTTCCAGATGAATAACCTAAATTCGATAACGCCATCTTCACAAAATACAAAGCTACTGAAACTATGATCCATATAATGGCTCCAATTGGATTACCTTGTAAAGCCATATATCCTGAAATACCACCAATAATTGTTGGCCATAATACCCAAAATAATGAATCACCAACACCTGATAATGGACCCATCAATGAAATCTTTAAGTTTTGAACAGCACCCTTAGCCTTAAGACCATCCTGTTCTTCCATCGCAAGTGTAGCTCCCAAGACTAAATTTCCCATCTGGGGTGTAATATTAAAATATTTAAAATGATTATCCATTGCTTCAATATAATCTTCATCGTTTGGATAGATTTTTCTCAAAGCTTTTGACATTGCGAATGCAACAGAAGGAGCTTGTTGAGTTTCATAGTTCCAACCTAAGCCAGCTACAAATGTCCAACGTCTAAATGCCGCTTTACGTTCCTTTTCTGTTAATCTGTTAACTGTTCCTCTTTCGAATTGATTATTCATCAAAATCATCTCCTTCCATATCACTTTCTAAACAATAGGATGCATTCTTTGTTTTTTCTGTTTCATTTCTGTAAATAATGTATCCTGCTGCAGCACCTAATAATGCAACTCCTAAAATTGGAAGATTAAGATATGCAGATAGCACAAAACCAGCAATCAAAAATGATAAATGTTTTTTAACAGGCATATAGTGTAAAAGTAAACCAACACCAAGTACTGGCAACATATTACCAGCTACCTCAAGTCCTGTTGTAAACCATGTTGGAATCGCTTTTGTCACAAGATTTACAAGAGGTGCGCCAAAAATTACTACTGCAGTAACAGGAATTACATATTTCAAACTCCAAATGAATACCGATAAGATATAAGCTACTTGCATCTGAGAGAATTTTTTCTCATGCAATAATTTTTGTTCCCAATGAGCAAAAAAAGTATTTACATATTTTACAAACACATCCAATTGTAGTGTTAACATACCTACAGGTAATCCAACAGCTACAGCTTCTCCTGTACTTACACCAGTTCTCGTTGCAATGAAAATAGAAACAATTGTTGCTACTCCATATTCAGGAATAGAAGCTCCACCAAGTGCGGTAACACCTAAAGACATTAATTGTAAGGTACCGCCAATGACTAGAGAAGTATTCCAATCCCCGGTAATCAACCCCATAACAAATCCTGTACATACTGGCCAAGCCCCAATTACTTGAACACCTGAACCATTATCCCAAGTCATATAACCAGCTAATAAAATAATCAAAACATCTTGTAAAATTTCTAGCATAATAGTCTCCTAATCTAATTTTGAAAGTATTGCATCTAAACTTAGTTCCTCATCACTTGGACGATATTGGAACGTTACATTTTTGCCTCTTTTTGACAATTCTTTTAAGTCTTCGATTTCTTTATCATTTAAAGAAATCCGATTTGTAATTGGCTTTCTATCACCTTCTGCAAAAAGAAATCCAACATTGACATCAGAAAATTCAATTCCTGCTTCTTCTAACTTCAATAAAGTTTCAGGTTCTTTAACAATGACAAACACACCATGATTATCATATTTCCCCATTTTAAAGTTGTTGATAGCGGTTTCAACTGAAATAATTGACATCCCTGTGCCTGATGGTTTACTCATACGCATACTACCTTTAACAACTTCATCATCACAAATTTGATCATCAATCACCATGAATCTTTTAGGTTTCAAACGTGTATTCCAATCATTTACCGTGATACCATGGATTAGTCGTTGATCAATTCTCGCAAGTACAATAGACATAATTTCATCCTCCTTTTGGAACGTTCCATTTTGTTTACGCTTACATAATATCAGTATTTTTTTGATTGTCAATAAAAATCGATCGTATTTTTCAATTTTATTTCAATCTCTTTTTATTTTTAAAATTTAGATTATCTCTAGTTTTATGAAAAATATACACTTAATTTCTAACCCTTTTATCTATAAACTTCAACAATAATTAGCCGTCCAACTTGATAGGTAAATATTTATACTAACTTCTTTTCTTTCAACACAAATTAGAAACACATGATAAATTTTGTCAAAAAAAAACAGCAATCAGGCTCAATATATCTGAAAGCTGCCATTTTTTATAAAAAATCAATCATTTAAGCTCGCATATAGTTTCTTAAGAAAGTAACACTCGTTAAAGCTAATGCACATCCAAGTCCTGAATAGAAGAATGCGATAAAGATATCTGGAAAGATACCTGCTGCTCTAAATCCAATTCCTCCACCCATCATACAAGCCATGATCATATAGGCTTTTAAATCAAAGAAGTGCCAGAATGGCCGTATTGCTTCATATCCCATAATTTCTTTTGTATGTTTCTGACTCATCTTAAAAAAAACATCATTTCAAAATGCACAGAACACCTATATTGAATCATGTATAAGACTTAAAAGCTCTTTATATGCTCTAATGAATCAAATATTTTTCAAATGCCTTTTCGGCATCCAAATTAAAATTATGAAAGAATATTATTAACCAAACAAGAAGAGCTGTCAATGCGATATATGCACTTAGAAAATAAGATAGGATAGCCCCAATACTTAGAATCACAAAATAGATGAAGCATTGATTACGCATATCTCTAGAAATATTAGCTTTATCATATTTTTCCGGATGATTTAGTATACGAAATCCAGAAACAAATTGTGCCCCTTTTTCTTTCAGCAACGCAAACATTATTCCTAAAATAAGAAAGAATACTGCCAAGATAATACATGCCGCATATCCAACATTCATAATAATCACCACTTTTATTATACACTTTGAAACAACTTTCTGATTTTTTACATTTATTTTCATTTTAGGGTTGCCACTTACAAAAAAATGGTGTATCCTATGCATATGAACACTTCAAGACATTATTACTTTTACTTTAAATAGCCCTGAGAAAAGCCATATGTATACGATGGTTATTTTTAAGTTTCAGGGCATTCAAAAAGCATTTCTTCTTCGAAATGCTTTTTTTAACATTTAAAGAGCTGTTCTAGAAAAGAGGAAATGATATGAAATACGGATTGATAGGTGAGCACTTGGGGCATAGTTTCTCCAAACAAATTCAGACAAGAATTGCAGAGATTGAGAACGTAAAAGATTATGACTACCAATTGGTGGAATTAGATAAAGAAGAATTCAAAGAATTTATGGAAAAGAAAGATTTCACAGGAATCAATGTGACTATTCCATATAAAAAGGATGTCATTCCTTATTTAGATGAAATGGATGAGAGTGCTAAAGCCATTGGTGCTGTCAATACAATCATCAATGTGGATGGCAAATTAAAAGGGTACAATACAGACTTTGGTGGATTCTTATATATGGTTAAAGCCCACAACGTACATATGGAAGGCAAAAAAGTCTTGATTATTGGTAACGGTGGTGCATGTGCTGCTGTTAAAGCCGTTTGCGAACATGAAAACGCAAAAGCCATTGTGATTGTTTCGAGAAGCTCAGATCGTGGTGCCATTGGATATGATGAAATGTACACATCACATTTAGATGCAGATATTGTCGTCAATACAAGTCCTGTTGGTATGTATCCAAATATTACGAATGCACCAATTGATGTAAGCTGGTTCCATAAATTAGAATGTGTATTAGATGTTGTATACAACCCAATTCTTACGCGTTTATGTTTTGAAGCTCAAGAAGCCGACATCAAACGTGTAATTGGTTTGGAAATGTTGATTGCACAAGCCAAATATACATTTGAAATTTTCGAGAACATGTCTTTTGATGATTCAATCATTGATGAAATCAAAAAAGAAATGTTGAAAGATCGTTGTAACATCGTATTAATTGGTATGCCAAGTGCAGGGAAAACAACAATTGGTAAAATGCTTGAAGAAAAGCTTGGAAAAGAATTCTTCGACTTAGATGATATGATCATCGCCAAAGCTGGAAAAAGCATTCCAGAAATCTTCCAGGAATCTGGTGAAGCAGGATTTAGAGCCATTGAAACAGAAGTTGCGATTGAAGCAAGCAAGATGAACAATAAAATCATTGCGACTGGTGGTGGTACCATTAAACATAAAGTCAATATGGACTTCTTGCGTTTAAATGGAATCACAATTTTCATTGATCGTGATGTTGATAAATTAATCAGCTCCGATCCAAATAGACCACTATCAAGTTCTAAACTAGCCCTTCAACAAATGCATAAAGAAAGATACCCATTGTATCAAAAATATGCTGCTTATGTAGCTGTCAACAATACGAATATTGAAGAAACGGTTGACGATATTGTGAATGCCTATCACAGCATTTTGATTGATGCAGTTGCAGATTAACTTCTCATTTTCTTTTATAAAGGAGAAATCATATGGAAAATCAAGTTACTCAATTATTAAAAGCTATGGTAAAACCAGACTATACAGCTTGTAGCTATGCCTTTATGCAGGATGGAAAAATTGTCTGTGCCGATGCGATTGGTGTCATCGACAAAATCAACAATCAATCCATCACGACGGATTGTACATTTAATGTATGTTCGATATCTAAAATCTATTGTACCGTATGTGTTATGCAGTTAGTGGATGAAGGATTGCTTCAACTTGAAGATAAAGTTGCAGATATTCTTCCTCAATTTACAATGAAAGATGAAAGATACAAAGATATTACAGTACGCATGTGCCTAGATCATTCGAGTGGACTTCCAGGGACACAATGGAAACATTTTAGTGTGAGTACCACTTCTAAGTTTAACTACTATAGCGAAGTATTAAACTATTTATCAAACAGCACCCTAAAAGCAGATCCAGGAACTTACAGTACCTATTGTAATGATGGATTCACATTAGCTGAAATGGTCGTTTCAAAAGTTCGTAATATGCCTTATGAAGATGTCTTAAGAAAATATATTACAGAAAAGATTGGCGCAAATAGTACCAATACGACATATACAATCAATTCAGATTATCCTTTAGTTTCTGAAGGTAAGAAACCAAAAGAATACTTCCCAATTCAAGGAGCTGGTGGCATCACCACTTCTATGATTGATTTATGTAAATTTGGACAAATATTTCTAGAGCCTAATTCTATTATTAGTGAAAAGTCAAAAGCTTTAATGGCTAAATCTTGGGGCACTACATTTCTAGAATCGGATCTAGGCGCCATTGATTTTGGCTTAGGTTGGGACTTAGTCAGACACCATGATCCAGACTATGATTTTGGTGACGGCGTTTTAGCCAAAGGTGGAAACAGTATGTTCTTTAGTTCAAGACTGATCATTGTTCCTAAATACAATGCCGTATTAGCATTAAGTGAAACACATGATTGCGGACTCGATGTTCCTACAACTTTAATGCGCTTATTCAATACCTATTTAGAACCAAATACATATCCAGATTATTCAGGAATTTATGCCCATGCCTTTGGCTTACAAAAAATCACAACCATAAAATCAAGTATGGTTGTGCAAGATAAAACGGAAAAAGGCTGGGTCATGAGTGATTTGTTGGATTATGCAGATGGTAAATGGACAAATGAAAAAGGAAATCAAATCTTCTTTGAAGAAGACTATCTTTTAAAGACAACAAGAAATCGTACGGTTGCGTTTGCACAAAAAGCAAAAAAACAAGAACTAAACTCAGTCTGGAAATCCAGATTAAACAAAAAATATATTGTGTGTGATACAACTTACTATGATATTGTCACAAACCAAATGTTATGCAGTGTTGAATTTCACAGAACAGAAGATACAATGTCATTGATTGTCCATGGCAATAAATCCGAATCCGTCGTATCTGAATTTCCAATTGAAGTAATCGATGATACGCATGCCCAAAGCTATTTAAATACGCCTTGTAACGGTTCTAGAGATCGTATTGAGCCTTGCTTTGAAGATGGTAAATTATATTGTGCAAGCTACACCTATATTTGTGAAGATGATATCGAACCATATAATTCTCAATTGTTTGAAAAAGAAAATAAAGTCTACAAAATCAACAACACTTTAGAAGTCTTACCAACCATTTGTGAAAATCATCGAATTCTAGTATTAGACTCAAATGGAGATCTATACTATGATTCAATGGATGTCGAAGAATATAAACCTATTGAATCTGGATTTATCATCTTGGTTTAACCTTAATGTGGATGGAGGTAATATACTCCTCCACTTTTTTTGTTTCATGAATATCAATCAATAAAAATTCTAAGAATGGACCATCAACTGTATAATTGTGTTCTTTAATCCAATCTTGCATTTTATTAAACAATTGATTCGTTCGATCATATTCCCCTGAATAAGTATATGTACAATACATACCTTCATCTAGAATAAAGTCATGTTTTTCTTCTTGAGTTAAAATAAATACACTTGTATACACATACTCATTATTTTTATATTCAACAACACTGCCTGAATCCATATTTCCTAATACAGAAATATCTTCTTCCATCGATTCACTTAGTTTCGTCAATAAAAAGTCAATTTTTTCATCTTGATCAATTTTTTCTTTTAAATACCGACAATATCTTTTTGGATATACTTCAATCTTACATGTATCAAATTCAATATACTGGGTACGATTCAAATCTTCAATTCGCGTTTGAATGGAACTTAGGGTTGTATTCAATTCTTGAATCTGTCTTTGAATCAATCTTTCTTCTTCTTTTAAAAACACAATTGTATTATTCACACTACGATTATCTAAGTATTTTTTGATTTGATGCGTATCATACCCTAATTTTAAACAATCTCGAATAATATTTAAAATATAGATATCATTCAGTGTGTATAATCGATAATTTGATTTTGATCGCATTGGACAAATTAAACCTACTTCTTCATAATATCTTAAAGAGTCTGTTTTAATATTGTATAATTTTGCGATTTCATTGATTTTATAATATTTTTTCATGTAGCCACCCTTGACCTTAGTATTATACCAAGGTTTACACTTAACTTGGTGATTTTATGTTGAAACAATATCTTAAATTTGTCATACCATCCATATGTTCGATGGTTATCTTTAATCTATATACCTTAGTTGACGGTATATTCGTTGCCCACTATGAAGGCGATACGGCATTAGCCTCCATAAACGTGGCAAGTCCATATGTCACAACCATTTTCTCCATTGGAGTCTTATTTGCGATTGGATCAAGTACAGTGATGTCCATTTATCGAGGTGCGAATGAAGAAAGAAAAATGCATGAAGTATTCACAATGAATACCATCACAATTTCATGTATAGCTTTATGTATTGCGATTTTATCTTTTATAAACTCACATCACATTACAGAATTTTTAGGTGCAAACGAAGATGTGTTTTTTTATGCAGATACATACATCAAAGTATTATCCTGCTTCTCCTTCTTTTACATTGTATCCTATTGTTTCGAAGTCCTTTTAAAGGCCGATGGCTTCCCCCAAAAATCCATAATGGGTATTTGTCTAGGAGCTGGCACAAACTTAATTCTTGACCCTTTATTTATGGGAACTTTTAACATGGGGATTGGTGGTGCTGCCTTAGCTACAGGTTTATCTCAACTTGTGACTTTCTGCTTCTTCTTTTATCATTTTGCGTTTAGTCATAAATCACATTTCCATTTTGTGAAGGCAAACTATCCTTGGCATGAATATTCTAGAATTTTATCTTTAGGCCTTCCCGATTGTATTTCTGAAATTTCTCCAGGCATAATGATTACAGTATTTAATTATCGCATCAACCAATTACTTGGTACGGATGGATTAGTTACTTTTACTGTCTTGATGTATATTTATAATCTTGTATTGATGGTGATGGTTGGAACCAGTCAAGGAACACAGCCTTTAGTTAGTTATTACTATGGTCGAAACGATAAAAAATCCGTTTCAACTTTTCATAAATATGCACGTATTTTAGTCTCTTGTGCTGGAGTTTTATTATTCTTAATTGTAGAAGTGTTTGCACCAAATATCACGGCTGCTTTTATTCCAGTAAATACAGAAAACTACTTTAATACCATTTTAGCATTACGTCAATTTAGCTATGTCTTCTTGATTATGGGACATGTCGTGATCACAAGCGGCTACATGGTCGCTTTAGAAGAGCCAAGAAAAGCCTTTGTGCTTTCGATTTCTCGTGGCATTCTCTTTGTCTTATTATCCCTATTTGTTTGTACAACATTATTTAAGGAAAATGGAATTTGGATCAGTTGTACAGTCTCTGAAATCTTCTGTTTAGGTATTGCCCTATATGATTTAAAATCACAAAGAAAAATATAAAAGAAGACAGATATTCATTTTGATTTTGAATATCTGTCTTTTTTAATATTAGATACCTAAAAACAAATGGCAGAACAAAGCAGCAAGTAATGCACCTACAAAAGGAGCAATTCCTGGAACTAATAGTCCATATTGCCAATCATTATTGGCTTTATTTTTAATTGGTAATAATTGGAATGCCAAACGAGGTCCTAAATCACGAGCTTGATTCATCGCAAATCCAGTTGTTCCTCCAAGACCCATACCTACTGCCCATACAATAAGGCCTACGCCAATTGGTAGTTGTGTTTCATATTTGGTAGCAACAGCTAAAATGGCACTCAAGAAAATAGTTGTAGCGATTGTTTCGACAAAGAAGTTTCGAGGTAGATTTCTGCAGTTTGGATTGGTAGAGAAAATATTACGAATGGCGATTGGGTTCACATTTCCTTCGCTTTCTGTAAAATGATCTTTATACATCACAAAACAAATTAAAGCTCCAACAAGAGCACCTAAAAATTCGGCAACAACGTATGGAATAAAACTAGTCCATGGAAGCATACCTAAAGCACATTGTGCAAGTACCATGGCAGGATTCATACAGACTCCACCAAAAATATATAGACAAACACTGATGCCAAAGGCCCATGTTGTGATCGCAAAGATGTGTCCACTTCCGTGATATTTTGTGTTTGTCAAAACTTCATCGCAGTGTACTCCGACACCAAATAAAATCATAAGTCCTGTTGATAAAAATTCCGCAATTAAATTATGTAACATAAATTCAAATTTCCTTCCTTAAATATTTACAACGACACCCAAGCCATCAGGAATGACGGCAACCTTGGCATCTTTTCCTTTTATTTCAAACGCTTTTTGTAGCGCTTCATCTACGCTTGTAGCTAAATCCATATGCATATCTTTCACAAGTTGTGGATCTACTAAATCGGAAACCAAGATCACTTTGTGATGTGCTAAAATACGCGCACAGATTTGTGATGTCCATTGATCTGGAACGGTTTCTAAACGTGGAGTATGAATGGCTTTTTGTTCAAATTCTTCTGGATCTTTCACATCTGCAATATTATGATAGAATCCAATACCTCCATGTCCATCACGACATCCTGCAATCATGATGATAATGCCATCTGGATTTAATGTAGCTTCAGCAGCTGTCATTCCTTTGATTGCCTGATAAATATTTTGATCCAAAGGATATCCACCATTCGTACTGATTGCGATATCACAATCTACTTTATTTACACTTGCCAAAGAACGAACAAAATCACAACCTTTTTCATGAGCTTTTTCCATATCTCCCGCAAAAGAACCAATAATTTCATGATTTCCATTTAATACAACATTGACAATAAAGGCTAGTTTGGCCGTTCTTGCCGCATACACCATATCTTCATGAATCAAATTGTGCTGCAAATTACCTGGACGTGACATTTTATCATTGATAAATTCACCACTGTGATTTGCCATGATTGTTTTATAAGATGCAATGCCTGGCAACACAGATTTTCTTCCTCCAGAGAATCCTGCAAAGAAGTGTGCTTCAATAAAGCCTTCAGAAATCAATAAATCAGCTTCCGCTGCAACCTTGTTGATAATGCAGTCTCCTCCACTTGGTAACTGTCCAATTTTTACCATCGAAGAATCATCTGTAGATACGTGCATAACAATTTCTTCATTTTTTACAATGTCTTCTCCATATTTAGCCACAAGCTCTTCATGCGTACTTTCTCTATGGAATCCTGTCGCAACTAAAATACGAATACGTGCATCGGGTGACACACTACGAATTCTTCTTAAAAGAATAGGGGTAATAATTCTTGAAGGCACTGGACGCGTGTGATCTGAACTAATAATGACCACATTTTTCTTGCCTTTCGCAAGTTCTTCTAAGCTTTTTGAACCAATGGGATGATTCAAAGATTGTTCCACAATTTCATTTTCTGAAAGTGTAGTTTTATAATCACTTTGTCTTCCCTCTAAAACACCAGCTAAATTCTTATCTTCTAATTTGATTTTCATTTGACCTTTATCATAAGGCACATTCATTTCAAACATTTTTATCTCTCCTTTTTTTTCAGGGATTAATATAATCCGAAACATTCAATCGCGAAACACCATCCGTTGTTAACGTTTGTTGTTTCGCGAAATTTAGAGTATTGTTATAATTCAAAACCGGTAAAGGAGTGCGAATATGGACAATGAGTACTTATTAAACTTTTTAAAAGAAAAAAATGTAGCAACCATCAAGAAAAAGAAACATACCTATTTAACGTATTATGGACTTGAACAACAAGATACTTATGTATTAAAAGATGGTGTCGTCAAGACAAGTGTCATTTTACCAGATGGTCGTGAATTCAACATTTCTTACATCAATACCCCAGACATACTATCTTTATTAAGAGATCAAGTAAGTCAATATACATCCGCACCATTCAATGTTCGTATTGAAAGTGATGTGGCAACATTTTATCGTATTCCTAGAGTTTTATTTTGGGATTATGTGAGTCAAGATAAAGAGCTACAGGATTATGTCAATTCTTATTATAGAGAAAAATTGTCTGAAGCTATTTTTCGCCAACAAATCATGATGATGAATGGAAAAACAGGTGCAATATGCTCCTTCTTATATCAATTGATTGATTTATTTGGTCGAAAAGTAGAGGCAGGTACTCTTATTGATTTTCAAATCACAAATGATGATATTGCAGGATTTTGTGGAATCTCCACTCGTAATAGCGTGAGTCGAATTATCTGTAAATTAAAAGAGGAAGGCATCATTAAAATTGTGAATCAAAAAATATTAATTTTAGATGTAGATTTCTTAAAACAATATGTACAATGTTAAGTATTGATATGTCCATACATCCTTACCAAGTATTTTTAGAAGAAGAGGTATTTAACGATGAATAGTATCACAAGAAAACTAGTATCATGCGCTTTATGCATCGCTTTAGGTGTATTGCTTCCTATGGCATTTCATGTTATCCCAAATGCTGGAAGCATATTCTTACCAATGCACATTCCAGTATTGGTTTGCGGACTATTTTGTGGATGGCCATATGGTTTGGCATGTGGAATTTTAACACCTTTCATTTCAAGCGTAACAACAGGTATGCCACCTGCAATGATTTTGCCACAAATGATGGTTGAATTAGCTGTATATGGTTTAGTTACTGGTTTGTGTGCAAGTTATATTCCTGTTAAAAATGAAATGACAAAATTATATATGAGTTTGATTATTGCGATGCTTGCAGGAAGAATCATGAACGGTTTAGTCAATACATGTATTCTTAGTACACAAGGCTATACATTATCTGTATTTATGAGTGCTAGTTTTATTACTTGTCTTCCAGGTATCGTCATTCAACTGATTGTCATTCCTGTTTTGGTTCGTATTTTAAATAAAAGAATTCCTGCATAAAATCATATAAAAGGACCGAATTTTCAGATTATAGATCTGATATTCGGTCCTTTCTTATTGTCGATCAAAATATTTCTTACCAGAATCTGGATTAAAATTGCTTCGAATATACCTATCCGTGGATACAATCACAAATTCGTTGGTATCCTCTTTATAGTACACATCATCCCCATCTTCCTTTTCGGTTTTATGTAAGGACTCTGGATTATTGACTGCATCACTTGCAGCCATTTCATATTCTTCACTGGATACAAATCCCATTTCTTTACCATGTTTTTCATAGTGAGACTCTAACAAATCTTCATTACGAAAATGGTATTCTTGATAATCAACGACAACTTGTTTTTGTTCCTTAACTTCACATCCTATTGGAAGTACAAGTGAGAATATACAAAGAAATAAGAGTAAATATTTGGCTTAACAGATATATTGGTGACTTGTTAATATAACTGACATTAATGATCTCTATTTAAGACTTATTGTATAGGTGTAAACGAAAGAGAGACTACACTTATGACAAGAACTTCAAAATATTTAAACCAAGATACTATCGCTGCTTTACAATCTTTTCAAATCGAAAAGATTGATCGTGAAATCACTGATTACCTAGATACAAACAATAAAATGAATACGTATCATTTTGAATACTGTCCTAAATGCGGATGTTATCATCCTCGTTTAATTAAAAGCGGTTTTGCTAACTCTGGTAAACAAATGCTTCGTTGTAAAGAATGCGGAAAACGTTTTGTTGTGGACCGCGGTCAGCTTACTTTTTATTCTCATCAAGACCAATCCAAATGGAATGAACTTATCCTGGATACATTGAATGGTGTATCTCTTAAAGAAACAGCTGCTAAAATCAACGTGAATGAACGTAATGTTTTTAATATGCGCCATAAACTATTGGTTAGTCTAGGAACTGAGGAACGTCCCATACACAGTAGGTAATGAAGTTGAGATGGATGAAAAATATACTCCTTACAATCATAAAGGAACTAAAATTGATGGAGTAGAACCTAAACATCGTGGAACACCTGCTACAAAAAGAGG